>OBGD01000073.1_pt1 | contig 23889 bp, 27 predicted proteins | sample 1502321 | NCBI WGS metagenome assembly OBGD01 (sample SAMN02324088, study PRJEB22366) | soil metagenome | biome: mixedwood plains | place: Canada | collected 2009-09
ACCCTGCCGCTTACCGGATACCTGTCCGCCTTTCTCCCTTCGGGAAGCGTGGCGCCATTCGCCATTCAGGCTGCGCAACTGTTGGGAAGGGCGATCGGTGCGGGCCTCTTCGCTATTACGCCAGCTGGCGAAAGGGGGATGTGCTGCAAGGCGATTAAGTTGGGTAACGCCAGGGTTTTCCCAGTCACGACGTTGTAAAACGACGGCCAGTGAATTCAGATCTCAAATAATGATTTTATTTTGACTGATAGTGACCTGTTCGTTGCAACAAATTGATGAGCAATGCTTTTTTATAATGCCAACTTTGTACAAAAAAGCAGGCTGGATCCACCCGAGCGCGGTGGACATGTCGAAGCCGCCGAAGAAGAGCGCCTTGAGGCGGGTGTCGGCCGCGGCGATGTCGGTGCAGCACTCGAGCCCGCGCGCCGATTCGATGATGGCGTAGAGCTCGGTCGCCAGGCCCGCGGCCTCCACCGCGCGCGAGGCGGCGCGGATCTCCTCGACGCTCTCCACCTTCGGCAGCATGAGCGCGCCCACCGCGGGCATCTGCGACAACGCCACCTGCAGGTCCACCAGCCCCTCGGGGCTCACCAGCGTGTTGATGCGCAACGCCACCTGCACCCCGGCAGGCGGGTGCATCTCGGCGAGGCGCGTCACGACCGCCTCGCGCGCCTCGTCCTTGCGCTGCGGCGGGACCGCGTCCTCGAGGTCGATGCAGACGATGTCCGCGCCGCTCGCGAGCGCCGCCGGCAGGCCTTCGAGGGCGAGGGCGCCCACGAAGAGCGTCGAGCGGCGGCGCTGCGCCGGGCTCAAGCGGTGGCCTTGAGCATGTTGTCGTAGTTCACCTTCTCGTGCGCTTCCACCGGGTCGGCGCCGGCGCGAATCTCGGCGATGACGCGATCCTCGGTGGCCTTCACCTTCTGCGCGAAGGCGAGCACCTCGGCCACCTTCTCCATCGGCACCACCACCGTGCCGTTGTCGTCGGCAATGATGAAGTCGCCGGGCCGGACGCGCACGCCTCCCAGGCGCACCTCGATGCCATAGCCCGCGCAGGAGGAGCGCCCGCGCACCGACTGCTGCGCGATGCCGCGCGCATAGACCGGCATCTGGTAGCCCTTGTATTCGTCCACGTCGCGCACCACGCCATCGGTCACGCAGCCCACGAGGCCGTTGTGCTTCGAGGTGGCGCCGGCGACACCACCGTAGGCGTTCACCTTGGGGTTCTCGGAGGCGTCGATCACCAGCACCGAGCCCGCCCCGCCCTTGACGATGGCGCGCAGCGTCCCCAGCACCGTCGACTCCGGCGCCTGGCCGGCCGGCACCAGCTTGAGGGTTGCCGCGGGCCCGGCGATCTTGATGGTCGGATAGATCGGCAGGATTCCCTGCGGGGCACCCTCGATCCCCATGCGGTCGAGCGCGTCGGAGATGTTGCAGGTGGAGACATTGAGATATTGACTGATGATGCGCGAATCGACGCTTGCCATGGAGCTCTCCGTTGCTTGGGGTTCATCACGATGCTAGCACCCAAGGTGGCGCCGATCGGCGGTTCGGCGGACAATCCCGCCATGAACCGACTCCTTCTTGCTGCCGCCGCCCTCGCGCTCGCGTCCTGCGCCTCTCAACCCGGCGTCGCGCCGTCGCTGCGCTCGGAATTCGCACCCTCGGGCACGCTGCGCGTCGGCGTGAATTTCGGCAACCCCGTCATAGCCCAGAAGGATCCCGCGGGCGGCGCGCCGCGCGGCGTGGGCCCCTCGCTCGCGCGCGAGCTCGCCCGGCGCCTCGGCGTCCCCGTGACCTACGTGACCTTCGATTCGGCCGGCCGCATGGCCGACGCGGTGAAGCGCAACGAATGGGACATCGCCTTCCTCGCCGTTGATCCGAAGCGCGCCAACGAGATCGATTTCTCCGCCCCGTACGTGCAGATCGAAGGCACCTACATGGTGCGGCGCGATTCGCCGCTCAAGACCATCGCCGACGTCGACCGCGACGGGGTGCGCGTGGCGGTGGGCGACAAGAGCGCCTACGACCTCTACCTCACGCGCGAGCTGAAGCGCGCGACCATCGTGCGCACGCCGACCTCGAGCGGCGCGATCGACATGTTCCTCGCGCAGAAGCTCGAAGCCGTGGCCGGCGTGAAGAACCCGCTGGTGGACGCAGCATCCCGGGATCCGTCGCTGCGCGTGATGGACGGCAGCTTCATGGTGATCGGGCAGGCCTCGGGCGTGCCCAGGGGCCGCCCCAATGCCGCGGCCTACCTGCGCAGCTTCATCGAGGACGCCAAGGCGAGCGGTTTCGTCGCCAACGCGCTGCGCGAAAGCGGCGCGCAGGCGACGGTGGCACCCCCGGCCCGGTAGGGTTCGGGCCCCCGGGGCCCCGTTTCACTCCCGGCAACCCCCGTTCATCGCATGGCGGCCGACCGCCCCGCGGCCGGTTGCTATCCTTGCCCGCATGAAACCCCTCCTCTTCGTGCTGCGGCACGCCTTCCGCTGGTTCGCTGTGCTGATGGCGGCGGTGATCTTCTGGCAGGAGATCTTCCACGTCGGCCCCGAGTGGGTGTTCGTCCTGCTGGTGCTGGTGCCGACCCTGTTCGCAATGGTCAATGCCTTCTCGCACGTGCAGCGCGTGCGGCTCGTGACCGGGCGCACGGACTCGGCGTCCCTTGCGAGCCGCCATCGCCGCCAGATCGAGGTGCCGCTGCCGCCCGATGCGGCATTCGATTTCGTCGAGGCCGCGATCCGCGAGCTGCCGCACGTGGAGAGCGTCGAGAGCGCGCGCGATAGCCTCCAGGTGCGCGCCCGGGTACGGCGCATGGATCCCTACACCGGCGGCAAGGACGGCCCGCGCAAGCTGGGCGGAACCCCGGGGTCGCGGCGCAACCAGGTGCTCGCGACCGTGACGCCGGGCGAGGGCACGGCGAGCGTGACCCTCATCTGCGAGCCCGAGGGCGGCGCCTGGGTCGACTGGTTCCTGGTGGACGACGGCACCAACCTCGAGAACGCCGAGGCGATCACGCGCGCCCTCACGCGGCGCATCGGCGAGCGCCGCAAGGGCGAGGAGGCGCTGGTGCGCGAGACCGCCACCGAGAAGGAGCTCACCGTCGCGAAGCTCTCGCTGCTGCACGCGCAGGTCGAGCCGCACTTCCTCTACAACACGCTCGCGAGCGCCCAGGTGCTCACGCGCACCGACCCGATGCGCGCCGACCAGATGCTCGGCAACCTCATCACCTACCTGCGCCACTCGCTGCCGCGCACCGAGGAAGCGCTCTCGACGCTCGGCGAGGAGCTGGAGCGCACCCGCGCCTACCTCGAGATCCTGCGCATCCGCATGGGCGAGCGCCTGCGCGTGCAGGTCGAGGTGCCCGATGCGCTGAAGAGCGTGCAGGTGCCGCCGATGATGCTGCAGACGCTGGTGGAAAACGCCATCAAGCACGGCCTGGAGCCGGTGCCCGGCGGCGGCACCGTCTGGGTGATCGCGCGCGAATCCGACAACCGCGTGGCGATCACGGTCGCCGACGACGGCCGCGGCTTCAGCGACGAGGGCGGCGGCACCGGCATCGGCTTGAAGAACGTGCGCGAGCGCCTGCGGCTCGCGTACAACGACGCGGCGTCGTTCTCGATCGTCGGCAATTTTCCGAAGGGGGTGGCGGCGACGATTACGGTGCCGAAGAGCATGGGACCCTCCCCCTACCCCCTCCCAAGGGAGGGGGAACAAAAATGAGGTGCATCGTCGCCGAGGACGAAGCGCTGCTGCGTAACGAGCTGGTCTCGTTGCTGCGCAAATCGCCCGATGTCGAAGTGCTCGCCGAGTGCGAGGACGGCGGCGCCGCGCTCGACGCCATCGCCACCCACACGCCGGACGTGGCCTTCCTCGATATCCGCATGCCGGGGCTCACCGGCCTCGAGGTGGCCGCCGCCGCGGCCGAATCGAACCCGGCCACGCAGGTGGTCTTCGTCACCGCATACAACCAGTACGCCATCGACGCCTTCGACCGCGGCGCCGTGGACTACCTGCTGAAGCCGATCTCGCCGGAGCGCCTCGAGGAGACGCTGCGCCGGGTGCGCACGCGCTTGTCCTCGGGTGCGCCGGACGCGGCCGGGCTCGCTGCGATCATCGAGCAGCTGCGCGGCCAGTTGCCGGCCGATTCGACCGCGCCGCCGCTGCAATGGATCACCGCGAGCGCCGGCAAGGAGACGCGGCTCATCCTGGTGGAGGACGTGGCCTACTTCCGCGCCGACGACAAGTACACCGTGGTGATGACCGCCGAGGGCGAGTCGCTCATCCGCAAGCCGATCCGCGACCTCCTCGAGGCGCTCGACCCCAGGGTGTTCAAGCAGGTCCACCGCTCGACGATCGTCAACCTGCGCGCCGTCGCCGGCGTGACGCGCGATGAGAGCGGGCGCGGCACGCTGCGGCTGAAGAACCGGCCGGAGACGCTGCCGGTGAGCCTGTCGTTCATGCCGCTATTCAGGAATATGTAGATCCCTCACCCCGGCCCTCTCCCAAGGGAGAGGGAGAAGAGCCCGCAGGCGGCCTGCTATCGTGCGGGGATGCCGAAATCGCTCGGGCTCGTCGCCCTGCTGGCGCTGTTGTGGGGCGCATCGTTCCCGTTGCTCAAGGTCGCCGTGGAAACCATCCCGCCGATCACGGCCGCGGGAACGCGTTGCCTCATCGCCGGGCTGCTGCTGTCGGCGCTCCTCGGGCGCGACTTCAGGTCGCTTTGGAGCTCGGGCATTCCGCTGCGCACCTACCTGGCGCAGTCGGCCTTCAACTGCATCGTGCCGTTCTCGCTGGTGGCCTGGGCGTCGACCTCGATCGACGCGGCGCTCACCACGATCCTCAACTCGCTTTCGCCCATCTTCATCTTCATCCTCACCTGGGCGATCACGCGCCACGAGGCCGCGACGCCGCGCAAGTTCTTCGGTGTGCTGCTGGGCATCGCCGGCGTGCTCACCATCGTCGGCCCCGATGCGCTCTCCGGATTCGGCAAGAACACGCTGGCCGAGCTCGCCTGCGTCGCCGGGTCGCTCTCCTATGCGATCGCGGCCATCCTCGGGCGGCGCTTCGACCGCGAATCGCCGCTGGTGCCGGCCACCGGCGCCACGCTGATCGCGGCCGCGGTGCTGATTCCGCTCGGCCTCGTCTTCGAGCGGCCGTGGGAAGCCGAGCCTTCGATGGCGTCCCTGCTCGCCATCCTGGGCTCGGGGATCCTCTCCACCGGCTTCGCGTTCGTCCTCTATTTCTACCTGCTCTCCACCATCGGCTCTATCGCGACCGCGAGCCAGGCGTACCTGCGCATCGTGGTGGGCGTGGGCTTGGGCGTGGTGTTCCTCGGCGAGCGCCTCACCGCCTGGCACTTTGCCGGGCTCGCGCTGGTCTTCGCCGCCGTGGTGGCGATGACAATGCCGCCGCGGCGCCTGGGAACCTGACGTCGCGCCGCGAAAGCTGCGTATTACATTTGTGACACAGTTCACAGCCGCCGAGGCGCCACGGTGGTCTCATGCCCTCCAACAACCAGAAATCCTCAGGGAGGCATCGCATGAAGCTTCATTCAACGAAATCCGTGCTGGCGTATTTCGCGGCCCTGTTCGCCGCGTTGCTGCTCTCTTCCTGCGGAGGCAGCAGCGGCTCGGTCGCGGTGGAGAAATCCACCATCGTCAGCGGCAAGGTGGTCGCCGGGGCGAAGAGCGCCCACGCGCACCTGCCGCTCGCCGCGAGCGATCCGATCGAGGTCTTCGTGCAGTCCGAGCCCAGCATCCGCACGACCGTCGATGCCGAAGGCAACTTCACGCTGCGCGGACTGCCGGCCGGGAGCTTCACCCTGGTCTTCACCCATGACGGCACCACCCTCGGCACGCTCGTCTTCAGCGAGGTCGCGCCCAACCAGCAGATCACCATCAACGTGCAGCTGGTGGACGCGGAGATCGTGCTGGTGGACGAGGACCGGCGCGGCATCGGCAACGCGGGAATCGAGCTGGAGGGCCTGGTGCAGAACGTCATCACGCTGGCACCCACGGCCGACAGCCGCTTCGTGATCGCCGGCAGGTCGGTGGTGGCACGCCCGGGCGTGACCGCGATTCGCCAGGGGAACACGCGCAAGACGGTGGAAGACGTGACCGTCGGCAAGCGCGTTCACGTGAAAGGCACCACCGTGCCGGACAGCACCGATGTCCTCGCCTTCGAGATCAAGATCCAGGAAGACTCCACCACGGGCAGCGGCGATACCGGCGAGAAGAAGATGACGATCTGCCACATCCCGCCCGGCAACCCGGCCAAGGCCAAGACCCTCGAGATCGGCTCGAGCGCCTGGCCCGCGCACCAGGCCCACGGCGATACCGAAGGGGCGTGCAAGGCCGGTTGAGCCGCGCCGCCGCACGAACGAAGGCCCCGGACAGTCCGGGGCCTTTTTTTCTTACTTGTCGCTCCAGGGAAGCTCCGTCCACAACTTGCGGAAATCCTCCTCGGTCTGGCGGAAGACCTTGCTGAACTCGTCCGGGCCGAGGTAGCGCAGCGGCGCGTAGTACTGCACCGCCTTGGCCTGGAACTCCGGATCCTTCGCCGCGCGCTCGATCGCCTGGACCAGCTGGCGGCGGATGTCGGCGGGCATGCCCTTCGGCGCGGCGATGCCGCGCAGCGAAGCCATCTCGAAGCTGTAGCCCTGCTCGGCGAAGGTCGGCACGTCGGGCGAGAGGCTCGATCGCTTCAAGCTCATCGTTCCCAGCTGGCGCATCGGCGCGCCGCCGGCGGCGGCCTGCATCGCTTCCCCGATGTTCATCGCGGCAACGTCGATCTGCTTGCCGATGATGCCGCCCTTCACGTCCGCCGCCCCCTTCATCGGGATGTGGTTGAACTTCACCCCCGCGATCTTCTGGAAGAGCAGCAGTGCCAGGTGGTCGTCGGAGCCCACGCCGGTGGTGCCGACGGTGAGCTCGCCAGGCCTGGCCTTCGCCGCGGCGGCCAGGTCCTTGAGGGAGCGGATCGGGCTGTCGTTGTGCACCGAGAAATTGCCCGGGTCGTCGACGATGTTGGCGAGCAGCTCGAACTTGTCGACGCTGTACTGCGCCTTGCGCTCGATCGGGATGGTGATCACGTTGGGCGTATTGATGAAGCCGAGCGTGTAGCCGTCGGGCGCCGCGTTGGCGAGCGCGGCGAAACCGATCTCGCCTCCGGCACCGGGCCGGTTCTGGATGACGATCTTCGCGTTGTTGCCGAGATACTTCTCGATGAAGGGCGCGATGGCGCGCGCCACCAGGTCGGTGCCGCCGCCGGGCGAGTACGACACGATCATGTTGATCGGCCGCTCGGGATAGGCGGCGTGCGCCAGGCCGGCGAGACCGGCCATCGCCATGGCGGCCCCGATGAAAAGCCTTTTCGACAGCGTCTGCATGGTGCTCTCCTCGTTCAGGGTTTCAGGCCCTTGGCCTTCAGAGCCTCGTCGATCCACTTGTCGTCGTAGCTGCGCTGCGCGATCGAGGCGAGCGTCTTCGCTTCCGCATCCGCTTTCCTGCGGGATGCCGCGGCCACCTCGCGCGCCTCGGCCGGCGTGATGAAGACCACGCCGTCGTCATCGCCCACGACGATGTCGCCCGGGCTCACCACCATCCCGGAAATGCTCACCGGCACGTTGATCTCGCCCGGGCCATCCTTGTACGGGCCGCGATGGCACACGCCGCGCGCGTAGCACGGCCAGGAGTCCTCGCGGTACGCCGCGGCATCGCGGATGGCACCGTCGATCACGATGCCGGCGAAGCCGCGCATCTTCGCCACGTTCTTCATGATGTCGCCGAAGAGCGCGCGCTCGAGCGCCCCGGCGCCGTCCACCACCAGCACGTCGCCGGGTTTGCCCAGCTGCAGCGCCTTGTGGATCATGAGGTTGTCGCCCTCGCGCACGCGCACCGTGAGGGCCGGGCCCAGCAACGCGACCCCGGGCTTGTGGCGCGGCGGCAGCTCCCACGTGCCGGTGAGCCGGTTCAGGTTGTCGCTGATGATCGAGGCGGGAAGGCCGCGGAAGAGCTCGACCAGCGCGGCGTCGGTTTCCTTGCGCGGCAATATGCGAAATCCGGGAGATGACATCTATGCTCCTCCATGTTCCTTGAAACGCGCGGCGAAAGCGGGCCACGCCTGCGGGTTCACCAGACGCGGCGGCTTTTCGCCGCGCAGCAATCCCACGATCTGCTCCGAGCCCATCTGCGCGATGTTGCGGCGCGCTTCGTGGGTGACACCGGCCGTGTGATAGGTGGCGAAGACATTGGGCAGCTTGAGGAGCGGGTGGTCGAGCGGCGGCGGCTCGGGCTGCCAGACGTCGAGGCCCGCGCCGGCGAGGTGGCCCGAGCGCAACGCGTCGGCGAGGGCGCGCTCGTCATGGATGCCGCCCCGTGCCGTGGTGACGAAATAAGACCCCGGCTTCATCCGCGCGTACTGCGCGGCGCCCATCATGTTCTCGGTGGACTTGTCGCGCGGGCAGTGGAGGGAGAGCACGTCCGCCGTCTCCAGCAGCTCGTCGAAGCTCACCGCGCGGGCGCCACGCCGCGCGATCTCGGCGGGCTCGACAAAGGGGTCGGTCGCGACCACGTCCATGCCGAGGGCGCGCGCGATCGCCGCGACGGTCGTGCCCACGTGCCCGATGCCCACCAGCCCGAGCGTCATTCCCTTCACCTCGTGGCCCATCAAGTCTTCGCGCGAAAAGCCGCGCTCGCTACGCAACCGGCGGTCGCTCTCGACCAGCCGGTGCACGACGCCCAGCATCAGCGCGATTGCATGCTCCGCGACCGAGTCGCGGTTGGCGCCCGCCTGGTTCATGACGATCACGCCCGCGCGCGTGCACGCGTCGACGTCCACGGAATCGTATCCCGCGCCGTAGGTGGAGATCGCGAGGAGGTGCGGATTGCGCTCGAGGAGGCCAGGCGTCACGAAAGCGTACTGCGCCATCTCGTTGCGCGCCGAGGAGGCGTGATAGACCGCCGCGCCCTCGAGCGCGCGCGTCACGTCGGCGTCGGATTTCGGCACCGGGCTCACCCGCAGCTCGATGCCGGCCTCGCTTCGCAGGCGCGCGTCGAAGACCGGGTTGATCGCGACGTCGAAACGCGCCACGCGCCACTTCGTCATGGTGCTGCCCATGGATTCAATCGACCTTGGCGCCGGATTCCCTGACGAGCGTCGCCCAAACGGCGAGCTCGGCCTTGATATACGCGGCGAACTCCTCCGCCGTGCCGCCGAGCACTTCGCCACCTTCCGCTTCGATGGCGCGGCGCACGCCCGGTTCCTGCAACACCTTGTTGATCTCGGTGTTGAGCCGCGCGAGGATCGGTTTCGGCGTTGCCGCCGGCGCGAGGATGCCGAACCAGGTGACGGCGTGGAAGCCCGGGTACGACTCCGCGACGGTGGGCGCCGACGGGAAGATCGACGAGCGCTTGGGACCGGTCACCGCAAGAAGCCGCAGTTTTCCGGCGCTCACCTGGTTCTGCACGCTCGGCACCGACGACATGTAGAAATCCACGTTGCCGCCGAGCAGGTCCGGGATCGCCGCGGATGCGCCCTTGTAGGGAATGTGCTCGAACTTGACGCCGGTCGCCTGCATCAGGCGCACGCCCGAGAGATGGGCCACGGTGCCGTTGCCCGGCGTTGCCATCGAGATCGCCGCCGGCTTCGCCCGCGCTGCCGCCACCAGGTCGGAGAGCGTCTTGTGGGGAGACTCGGCGCGCACCACGATCGCGATGGGCCCGGAGCCCACGAGGACGATGGGCGCCAGGTCGCGCAGCGGATCGTAGGGAAGGTTCTTGAAGAGCGACGGGTTGATCGCCAGGTTGCTCGTCTGGCCCATCACGAGGGTGTGGCCATCGGGCGCCGACTTGGCCGCCGCGTCCACGCCGATGTTCCCGCCGGCGCCGGGCCGGTTGTCCACCACGATGTTCCACTTCGTGTTCTCGCCCAGCTTCTGCGCCACCACGCGCGACATGATGTCGGTGCCCCCCGCCGGCGGGAACGGCACGATGAGGCGGATGGGCTTGGTGGGGTACTCCTGTGCTGCGGCGGTGCCGGCGACGGCGGCAAGCGCTGCGACGGCGAGCATGCGGCGGAACATGGCGGCTCCTTGAATGTGCAGCCTCATTATGCCGGTGCTTTCTTGCCTCTTCTCCCTCTCCCTTGGGAGAGGGCCGGGGAGAGGGATGTGCACGCGGCCCGACTTACGCGCGTTCTTCGCCTCATGTCCTTTCGAGTCTCACATCTCCAAGCACTGCGCAACAACGAGAACTCCGGCAACGCGAAGCAGCTGCGCCGACAAATGACGCAGGCCGAAGGGCGTCTCTGGTATTACCTACGCGCCGGCAGATTCCACGGTTGGAAGTTCCGCCGGCAGGTGCCGATCGGAAACTACATCGTTGATTTCGTGTGCGAGGCGGCGCGCTTGATCGTCGAGGTGGATGGCGGCCAGCATGCGCAGGCCATTGTTCGCGATAACGAGCGGACAGCGTGGCTGCAAGCCCAAGGGTACGCGGTGATCCGGTTCTGGAACAACGACGTCCTGGAAAACACCGCGGGCGTGCTGGAATCCCTCTCCCCGGCCCTCTCCCAAGGGAGAGGGAGAACAGCACGGTAGAACCCTCCTCCCAAGGGAATGGGAGGGCAGCGCGGTAAAAGACGACTCCCTTTCCGCACCCTCTCCCCCTGGATCGGCAGACCAGCGGCTTCAGTTGTCGACGATGGTCTTGAACCCGCCCCAGAACATGCGCTTCGCATCGAAGGGGTGGTTCTTCGGATCCATCATCGGCTGCATGCGCGGGTCCTGCATCACCATCTTGTTGATGCGATCGCGATCGCGGCGGTTCTTGTAGAGGACCCACGCGAACACGACGACCTCGCCCGGCTTCAGCTTCACGCTCTGCGGGAACGAGGTCGACTTGCCCGGCTTCACGTCGTCGGCGATGGCCTCGTGGTATTCGAGCGCTCCGTGCTCCATCCAGACCTTGCAGGCGAGGCGTGCCATGCGCCTGTAGGCGGCGAGATTCTTCTTCGGCAGGGGCAGGACGAATCCATCGACGTATCGGGCCATGGGAGATTCCTCGGGGATGAAGCCGATAGGCTACTACGAGGCAGCGCGCGACAACGCGAGCTCAGCGGTCGGGGCGTGCAACCAGCGGCCGTGGCATCCAGAAAGGCGAGAGCGCCACCAGTCCGCAGGCGATCGAGAAGAAGAGCCCCGCACGGTAGCCGCCGGTCGCGTCGTAGAGCAGGCCCGCGATGAATCCTCCCAGCGCACCGGCGACCGACATCCAGGCGAACAGCGTCCCGTAGATCGTGGCGAAGCCCGGGCCGGCGAAATGCCGCGCGGCGAGGCTGGAGACGATCGGCCCGCGCGCGCCGAACATGGTGCCGAAGCAGAGGACATAGGCCACGACGAGCCAGCGGCTGGGCCAGAGGGAGAACGCGACCAGGCTCACGATGCCGGCGAGCGTGAAGACGAAGCTGAAGGTCACGGTCGCGCGCGGCCCGAAGCGGTCGCCCGCCCAGCCCGAGACCGGGATGCCCAGCACCGAGAGGAGCCCCGCGGTGCCGAATGCGGTCGCCGCCTCGAGCGGCGTCAATCCGGACTCCACCCAGAACGGAACGACCTGCGTGATCACCGAGAAGGTGGTGAGGGCGGTAAAGGAAAAGAGCGTCGCGATCTGCCAGTAGGCGCGGGTGCGCAAGGCGCTCCGCAAGAGCTGCCAGCGGGACACCGCCGCCGCGTTGTCGCGTTCGCGGGTGAGCGCCACGCCGGGAGGGTTGGCGATGCGGCGCCACGGCAGCAGCAGCAGCAAGGGCAGCAGCGCGAGCAACACGATGCCCATCAGCTCGTAGGTGTCGCGCCAACCCTGCAGCTCGATCGAATGCTGCGCGAGCGGCACCAGCAGGATGGTGCCGGTGCCGAATCCCGCGTAGGCGAAGCCCATCGCCGTGCTCATGCGCTCGCGGAACCAGCGGCTGATCAGCATCGACGCCGGCAGCATGCCGACCATCGAGGTTCCCAGGCCGGCGACGATGCCGATGCAGACCTGGAACTGCCAGATCTCGCTCAGGTGCGCGGCCATGAGGCAGGCCGACCCGAGCAGCACCAGCCCGAGCGGATACACCACGCGCGGCCCCCAGCGGTCGATCAGCATCCCGGTGAGCGGCGCGCCCAGGCCGTTCATCACCAGGTACATGGAATACACGCTCGTCACCTGCGCGCGCCGCCAGCCGAACTCCTCGGAGAGCGGCAGCACGAAGACCATGAAGGCGTCGCCCACGCCGCGTCCCACCATGTTGCACAGGAAGGCGATGAGGAGGACCAGGGCGGCGGTCCTGGCGGCGGGGCGTGGAGTCAAGACGGCGATCGCGAGGCAGTGACGCCATTCTGCCTTGGACGAGTGCCGCGCGGGTTCGCGCCGGCACGCGATCGGTATCATCCCGGGGATGCGACTCGTGGCGACGATCCTCTGCGCGCTGGCGCTTCCCGCGCTTGCGCAGAACCCGGCGGCGGCCCTCGGCAAGGAGCGCGCGGCCGCTTCGCGCCTGGAATGGGACCTGGGCGAAGCGGGCCATCCCGGCCTCGGCAACATCCACTTCGCCGTGCTGAAGAGCGCCATCGAGACGGTCGCGGGAAATAGCCGCGTCTTCTCGCGCGTGTACCTCTCGTGCCAGAAAGCCACCGGCACGCTCGCGATCGAGCTCACCAACACCGTCACGCCCGATGATCCGGGCGGCCTGCGCCCCGCGGCCGAGCCCCGCCTGGTGTGCAGCCGGCTGGAGGCGCCCGGCGAGCGCAAGGTCGTCGAGGAAAACCTGCTCGCGAACTGGGAGGTGAGCCCGATCGGGGACGCACTGGCACGCGGCTTCCGGCCATTCCCGCTGCGCGAGTGCGTGTCGATTCGCGTCCTGCAGGAAGTCGCGCTGCCCCCGGGCGCGACGGCGAAGAGCGCGCGCATCGAATTCGACCTGCATCCCTATAGCCGCGCGCTGGACGCGGTTTTCGCGACGTGCGGCGAGGCCACGGCGTACGCGACCCCTGCCAGCGCGCCGGCGCCGGCGGTGAAGCCGGCCGCTGCGCCCGCGGCCCCATGGATCACCGCGCGCGTCCAGGCGAGCGGCAAGACCAACGTGCGCGCCGCGCCCGACGTGCGCTCGGCGGTGGTGGTGCAGCTCCACCCGGGGTCGGTGGTGCTGGTGCAGCGCACCGGCAACGAGTGGTGGCGGATCCGGTCGCGCTCGGGAGCGGCGTTCCAGGGCTACGTACGGGAGGACCGGCTGGTCCTGCCGTAAAATTCCCCATGGCACGAAACACGCTCAAGCTTCCCAAGCTTCCCGAAAAAGCCACCGCGCCGGCCGCAACGAGAGCGCCGACCACGCGTGCGCGCGATGCGCAGAAGGCGAAGCGGCGGGCGGTGAAGGACCCTCTCCCCGGCCCTCTCCCAAGGGAGAGGGAGAAAAACCACGACAATCCCGGCGACCCGCGCCTGTCGAAGCTGATGGGCGAGCGCGGGTTGTGCTCGCGGCGCGAGGCCGACGAGTGGATCGAGAACGGCTGGGTGAAGGTGGACGGCAAGGTGGTCACCACGCTGGGCGTGCGGGTGCCGCGCGAGGCGGCGATCGAGATCGATCCGGCCGCGTCGCGCCACCAGAGCGAGCAGGTGACGATCGTGCTCAACAAGCCGGTGGGCTACGTCTCCGGCCAGCCCGAGGACGGCCACCAGCCGGCGATGGTGCTGATCCGTCCGGAGAATCGCTGGGCGGAGGATCCCTCGCGCACCAAGTTCGTCCCCGGCCACCTGCGCGGCCTGGCACCCGCGGGGCGCCTCGACATCGATTCCACCGGGCTCATCGTCTTCACCCAGGACGGGCGCGTCGCCAAGCGGCTCATCGGCAGCGAGTCCGAGGTCGAGAAGGAATACCTGGTGCGCGTCGAGGGCACGCTCTCCGAAGACGCGATGAAGCTGCTGCAGCACGGCATGGAGCTGGACGGCGTGAAGCTGAAGCCCGCGCGCGTGTCGTGGGCGAACGAGGACCAGCTGCGCTTCGTGCTGCGCGAGGGACGCAAGCGCCAGATCCGCCGCATGTGCGAGATGGTGGGGCTCACGGTGACGGGGTTGAAGCGCGTGCGCACCGGCGGCGTGCCGCTCGGCTCGCTGCCCGTCGGCCAGTGGCGCTACCTGCGCAAGGACGAGAAGTTCTGAGCGGAATCACACCTGGAGACAAGCCCATGAGCGAGCTGGACGGCCTGCGCGACCAACTGCGTGCGTTCTCGGCGGCACGCGACTGGGAGCAGTTCCACTCGCCCAAGAACCTCGCCATGGCATTGACGGCCGAGGCGGGCGAGCTGCTCGAGATCTTCCAGTGGCTCACCGAGGCCCAGAGCCGCGGCCTCGATGCCGGGGCCCATGGGAAGGCGGGCGAGGAGATCGCCGACGTGCTGCTCTATCTCGTGCGCCTCGCCGACCAGCTCGGCATCGATCCCGTCGCCGCCGCGCAGCGCAAGCTGCTCGACAACGAGCGCAAGTATCCCGCCGACAAGGCACGCGGCAACGCCAAGAAATACACCGAGCTCTAGTGCCCGGGCTCGCCGCCGTCCACTGGAGCGAAGACGGCGAGGCGCGCTCGGCGCCGTGGCGCTCCGAGCGCGGCGCGGCTCCCCCGAAGAAGATCGTCATCGCCGACGACCGCATGAAGGCCGACGATGCCTACGGCCTCGCCTGCCAGGGTGTGGGCCTGCTGTGGCGCGGCGATTTCGTGAATGCGCGCCAGATGCTGGCGGCGATGGGGAAGCGGGTGGATCGACCCCCTCCCCGGCCCCCCCCCACGGGGGAGGGAGCAGACCAGAAATCTCCCTCCCCCTCGTGCGCCCAGGGAGTGGAACGTGGCGTGGGGGAGGGCCGGGGAGGGGGTCACGCCTTCAATCTCTATCGCCAATCCCGCGCGCAGCGCGCCCGCGTGCTCGGCATGCTGCTGGTGCCGCTCGAAGCCGACTACTCGATTCCGCTACGCCGTGCGCCCGACATCCGCGCGGCGTGCATCGAAGCCTACGGTCCCCCGGGCGAAGTGGCGTCCGTCGTCGCGCTGCGCGAGCTGCTGGGCATCATCGGCGCGCACGAATGGCGCACCGAGGGCATCGAGGTGCCGGCCCTCGGCGATCGTGTGCACCCGCACTACGGCGTATTCGCGCCGGTCCGCGGCGAGTATGTCGACCTGGTTGCGCAGGCGCCGCTGCCCGAGGCGCTGGCATCGTCCTCCATCGCCTTCGACATCGGCACCGGCACCGGCGTCCTCGCCGCGGTGCTCGCGAAACGAGGAGTCCAGCGCATCGTCGCGACCGACCTCGATCCGCGCGCCCTCGCCTGCGCGCGCGACAACCTGGCGCGGCTCGGCCTGGCGAAGCGCGTGGAGCTCGTGCAGGCGGATCTCTTTCCCGAGGGGCGTGCGGCGCTGGTGGTGTGCAATCCCCCGTGGCTGCCGGCGCGGCCGAGCTCGCCGCTGGAGCACGGCATCTACGATCCCGAGAGCCGCATGCTGGTCGCGTTCCTCGCGGGCCTGCCTGCGCACCTCGAAGCCGGCGGCGAGGGCTGGCTCATCCTCTCCGACCTCGCGGAGCACCTCGGCCTGCGTTCGCGCGAGGCGCTGCTGGCAGCCTTCGAGGCATCGGGGCTGAAAGTCGTGGATCGCCTCGACGCGCGCCCGAAGCACCCGAAAGCCCGCGACGAAGCGGACCCGCTGCACCACGCGCGCAAGGCGGAGGTCACCTCGCTCTGGCGGCTGGCGGCCTGAAGCCACGCTCCCGGCTCAGCTGCCCTTGCGAAGTCCCGCCGTGAGCATGACGACGAAGCGGTCGGGCTTCATGAAGCCCTTGCCCCACTTGTCGTCGAAGTCGCGCGTGAAGCCCGCCTTCGCGATGTCGGCGTCGGATCGCCCCTCGGCGATGGCCGCGCGAATGCGCCCCGAGATGGTCGAGAGCATCTCGCGGTAGGCGCGCAGCTCCGCGCGGGTGGCGAGCGGGCCGTGGCCCGGGATGATCCGCGTCTTGTCGGTCACCATGCCGAGCACCATGTCGCACGCGGCGATCACGCCCGCCACGGCGCCGCCGCTCGACGTGTCGATGAACGGATAGAGGCCGTTGAAGAAGATGTCGCCCATGTGCACCACGTCGCTGCCCGTGAAGAACACGATGGAGTCGCCGTCGGTATGGGCGCGGGCGACGTGCACGATGCGGATCTCCTCGCCGTTCAGGTGGAAGCTCATCGACGTGGGGAACGTGATCACGGGCAGCGCCGCCTTCGGCGAGCGGGGCTGGTCCATCTTGAGGAACTCGATCGCCTGGTCGCTGTTCATGCGGCGGCGCACGTTCTCGTGCGCGACGATCACGGCGCCCGCCTTGCCGAAGTTCTCGTTGCCGCCGGTGTGGTCGAAGTGCCAGTGCGTGTTGAGGACGAACTGCACCGGCTTCGGCGTGATCTTCGCGATCGCCGCGGTGATCCTGCCGGTGAGCGGCGCGAACTGGTCGTCGATCACGAAGACCGAATCCTCGCCCGCCGAGAGGCCGATATTGCCGCCGGCGCCCTCCAGCATGTAGACGGTGTCGGTGAGCCGGGTGGCCTTCACCTGGACGCCGGAGAAATCCTGCTGGGCCGAGGCGGTCGGGACGAGCACCACGAAGAGCACCGCGAGCCATTTTTTCATTGTGGGTTCCTTGGGGGTGGGAGCCGCGCTCAGCGCGCCGCCAATTGCGTAGTTTGCGCCCGGGCCCAATCCGCGCGGTAGGGTGCGACCTTGTCGCCGAGCGCCTCGCGCGCGAAATCGAGGAACACCTGCACCTTGGGCGAGAGGAAGCGGTTCGGCAGGTGCACGGCACCGAGCGGCGGGCCGCTCCAGCTCCAATCGTCCAGCACCGGGACGAGGCGCCCCGCGTCGATCAACGCCGCCACCGCGTAGTGGCCGCCCTGGAAGATGCCCGCGTTCGCCAGGCCGAGGACGCACTGCGCATCGCCCGAATCGGCGATGACGCGGCTGGGGTAGTCGCGCGCGAACATCCTGCCGTCGCGCTCGAAGCGGAAGCTGGAGAGGAAGACGTCGGGGGCCGCGCGGACGCCGATGGTGTCGTGGTGCATGAGGTCATCGGGTGTCTTCGGCACGCCGCGCCGCGCGAGGTATTCGGGAGAGGCGACGGTGCGCACGCGCACCATGCCGATCGGCCGGAAGATCACGCCGGGGCGCGGGTCGAGCGAGATGTTGAGCCCGAGGTCGAGATTCTGGTGCACCAGGTCGGGAAACGCCGCCGAGAGCGTGAACTCCACGCGCAGCTCCGGATAGCGCTCGAGGAAGCGCGGCACTTGCGGCAGCAGGATCTGCGTGCACAGCAGGTGCGGCGCCTGCACGCGCAGCAGGCCCTTGGGCGAGAGGCGTTGCGCGGCGAGCATGCCGTCGGCCTCCTCGATGCGCGCGAGGATCTGCTTGCAGTGCTCGAAGTAGGCGTGGCCCTCGTCGGTGAGGGCGATGCGGCGCGTCGTGCGGTTGAGGAGCCTGGTCTTGAGGCGCTTTTCCAGCGCCTGGACATGCTCGGTCACCGAGGCGGGTGACAGGTCGAGGGCCTTGGCGGCGGCGACGAAGCTGCCCTTGTCGGCCACCGTGGCGAAGATTTCGAGGGTCAGCAGGCGGTCCATTATTCGCCTCCCGCGAAGGATGATTTCGGATTCTGGGGATTTATTCCGCGGTTGTGAATAGCCAGAATGCGGGCCCCATGATTACCCTCGTCTACACATTGCTGGGCATCGTGCTGCTGACGGTGACCCCCTCCCCGGCCCCCCCCCAAGGGGGAGGGAGCACAGCATCTCCCCTCCCCCAAGGGGGAGGGAGCACAGCATCTCCCCTCCCCCTTGGGGGAGGGGCCGGGGGTGGGGGTCTGATCGAGTTCACGCCGCAGTACCCCTTGTGGTCCGACGGCATGGACAAGCGTCGCTGGCTGCAACTGCCCGCCGGCACCGCGATCGACAAGTCCGATGCCGACCGCTGGGAATTCCCGCGCGGAACGCAGGCGTGGAAGGAATTCAGCCGCGACGCCCGGCGCGTGGAGACGCGGCACATCGAGCGCCTGCCCGACGGCTCGTGGAGCTATCGCACCTATGCATGGAATGCGGATGGCACGCACGCCACGCTGGCTCCTGAAGATGGCATTCCCGAGCGCGGCATTCCGTCGCGTGCCGATTGCGTCGCCTGCCACGAAGGCGCGCCCTCGCCCATCCTCGGCTACAGCGCGGTGCAGCTCACGGCGAGGCTGGAGCCCGCGCTGGGTTACCTGCACGGCAACTGCGGCCACTGCCACAACAGCGAGGCCCTGCCGGCGCTCGGGCTCGAGCTGCTGCAACGCGTGACGAACCCCGAGGCGAGTGCTGCCGCGACGCGCGCATCGCTCATCGGCCGCAGCAGCCGCTTCCGTCCGCATGGCGCCGCCACGACCGACCGCGCGCGCATCCTCATCACACGCATGAAATCGCGCGATCCCCTCACACGCATGCCGCCCATCGGCGTCGAGATCGCGGACACGGCCGGCATCGCCGTGATCGAACGCTGGCTCGAGCAACTCAACCCCGCCCCGGAGAAAACACCATGAACCGATTGCAACGAATGCTTCTCGCCCTTGCCCTCGCGGCGCCGCTCGCGGCGCTCGCCACGCAACCCGACAAGGTGACGCGCGGCAAGTACCTCGTCACCACCTCGGGCTGCAACGACTGCCATACGCCGTGGGTGATGGGCCCGAAGGGTCCCGAGCCGGACATGAGCCGCATGCTGTCGGGCCATCCCGAATCGATGCAGCTGCCGCCCGCGCCGCAACCCTCGGGCCCGTGGATCGTGTCCGCCGCCGCCACCAACACCGCGTGGTCGGGCCCGTGGGGCGTGAGCTTCACCGCAAATCTCACGCCCGATGCCGAGACCGGCCTCGGCAAGTGGACCCAGGCCAACTTCACGCAGACGATCCGCACCGGGCGCCACATGGGCCGTGGGCGCGCGATCCTGCCGCCGATGCCGATCCCGATGTACAAGCACTTCACCGATGCGGACCTCGAGGCGATCTTCACCTATCTCCAGTCGATCCCGCCGGTGAAGAACCGCGTGCCGGAGCCGATCGGGTCCGCGGCGAAGGTGGCTTCGAAGTAAGGCGCACACCCGGCGCCTCCAGCGCGGTGAACTTCGCGGCCATCGCGTGGCCACATGTTCTCGGCAAACGAATACCCGGAGGCACCATGCAGCGAAATGAGACCGAACGCCGCCGCGAGCCGCGCCGCGGTGTGGAACGCGAGGCATCCGCGCGGCCGCTCGACGAGCGGCCGCTCACCGATGAAGACGAAGACGAGCTCCACGAGCTCGAGACCGTTCCCAGCTACCTCACGGCACGGGAATTGCAGGCGAAGGAGCCGGCCGGCGGATACAAGCCCGAGGCGGAGAACGCCGCGCCCGCGGTCGACCAGCGCAAGAACCCCGGCCGCAGGGCCAAGGACACGCGCTACTAGGACTTCTGCACCACGGCGGCGCGAATCTCCTTCGCGACCGCCTTCCCCTCATCCATCTCCTTGCGCGCGCGCGCCAGCTCCTCGGCAGTAGCGCGTTCGGGATTCGAATAGTCGAGCTTCCACTCGGGCGACTCGCTCCAGCGCACCGGCGACTGCACCGTGGTGCGCGCCGCGGGCGCGGATTCGAGCGTTCGCAGCGCGAGCTCGAGTGTCACTGCCTGCGATACGCGGTCGCCCGGCTTGCCGGCGGCGTTGCCCAGCGGGAAATCGCTGAACACGAAGCGCGGCACGCCACAGTGCTCGACGATGTCCTTCGCGCATCCCATGACCACGGTCGCGATGCCGTTCGCCTCGAGGTGACGGGCGGCGAGGCTCAGCGTCTGGTGGCAGACCGGGCAGTTGGGAACGAGCACCGCCGCGTCGACGCCATCCTCGCGGCAGCGGGCAAGCAGCTCGACGCAGTCGACCTCCATCGTGTGGCGCTGGCTGCGATTGGTGGGCATGCCATGGAAGCGGCGCGCCAGCCGGAAGCGCCCCTGCGCGGCCAGCTCGCGCATCGCGGGCAGCGGGAACCAGGCGCCGCTATCCTCGCGCGAGGTGTGCTTGAAGTCGATCGCCACGTGGGAGTTGCGCACGTCGTGCTCGCGATCGGTATCGCCCGAGTACACGCGAAAGAATTTGGCCGCCGCGTTGTACGGCGCGCCCGGGCCCTGGGGCCCCTTGTCCGGCTGGTAGGGCGCGGCGGTGGTGACCAGGGCCACGGTGCATTGGGCGAGCGGTTTCGCCAACGGGCGGAAGGGCACCTCGGCGAAATGTGCCCAGCGATAGGGGTTGCCATAACCGAGCGCCAGGTACCAGTCGCGCGTGCGCTGCATGTAGCGGATGGGTTCGTCGTCGTAAGCCATACCGCAAGCATAACCGGGGTCGTAGCCCGATTTCCAATAGGTGAAATCCGCGAGGATTTCACCTATTGGAAATCGGGCTACGACCCCGGTGGCGGACGATGGCGACGACCGTCGCCGGCAGCACGAAGGCCGCCATCACCACGGCGACGCTCCCCTCCGGATGGAACATCACCAGCAGCGAGGCGAGCGCGAGGGCTGCGCGCAGCATCACGTCGGCGCCGCGCGCCGCGGCGAGGCGGCCGAAGATCGCGCAGCTGATTCCCCACACCGCGACCGCCACCAGCAGCGTGTCGGACACCTGCGCCCAGCCGGTGGTGGAGACGATCGAGGAGCGCACGAAGATCGCGAAGGTCATGAGTGTGAGCGGCAGGCAGAGCTTCATCGCCTCCCACATGGTGCGCATGAAGGGCGCATCGGCGATGCGCGCCGAGACCGCCGCGGTGAGCGAAGTAGGCGGCGAGAGCTCGCCCCACACCGCCATCAGGAAGGCGAAGAAGTGCGCCACCCACGGATCGATGCCGAGCTTCTTCATCGGCTCGACGGTGATCACCGCGAGCAGGATGTAGGTCGCGGTAGGCGGAAGCCCCGCCCCCACCAGCCAGCCGAAGAGCCACGCCATGAAGATGAGCGCGATCACGTGCCATTCGCCCAGCTGCAGCAGCATGCCGCCCATGCGGTTGATGAAGCCGGTCACGGTGAAGAGCCCGATCATGATGCCGAGGGTCGCCAGCAGCAGCACCAGGTAGGAGGTGAGCTCCGCGTGCGTCTCGATCGCCTGGCGGATGTTGCCGAGGAAGGACTCCGCGGCGACCGCGGGGTCGCGGCGCACCTGCTTGAAGTAGAGGTACGCCACCAGCAGCACGGCGAACATGAACATCGCGGTATAGAGCGCCGCCCGCAGCGCGCCCACGCCGAACCATCCCATGAGCGTGATGAGGAAGGCGATCGCGCCGAAGAACGCCAGGGTCTTCACCGCCTCATACACGAGGATCGGCGGCGCCACGATCGGGGCCGCCGACAGCAGCCGCACGCTCATGAGGTAGACCGAGAGCGACAGCGCGCTGTAGTAGACGAAGGAGAGCGCGAAGCCACGCAGCACCACGTCCCAGTACGGCACGCCCATGAACTCCGCCATGAGGAAGCCCGCCACGGCCATGATCGGCGGCATGATGAGCCCGCCCATCGACGCCGCGGTCTCCACCGCTGCCGCAAAGGTTCCGGGCACGCCGTAGCGCATCATCAGCGGGATGGTGAAGCTGCCCACCACCGCGGCATTGGCCGAGCCGCTGCCGCTCACCAGGCCCACGCTGGCCGAAGCCAGCACCGCGGTCTGCGGGATGGTGTGGCGCGAGCGCCCCGCCAGGCGGCGGATCACGTTCACCATCGCCTCCTGCGCGCCGAAGCCGCGCGCCGCCGCGGCAAGCAGCAGGAAGGCCGCGATCAGCGTGAGCGCCAGCTGCGAGTAGAGGCCGTAGATGCCGGTGGCGAGCTCGACCGTGCTCGACGTGACCACTCGGTGGAAGCTCGTGCCCGGATGCCAGAAGAAATCCACCGGGCTCAGGTAGCCGTACATCGTGTAGGCGACCAGCACCACGTTCACCCAGAAGAGCGTGGGGTGGAGCAGCCGCGAAAGCTCCATCACCAGCAGGAACATCCCGAGCCCGACGATGAAGTCGTGGCGCGTGTACGAGCCCTGCCGGTAGATGGCGATCTGCTCGTAGTGGACGACGAAATAGGCGAAGGCGTAGATGCAGATCGCCACGTAGAGCGCCACCAGCGCGTGGTTCGCCCACGCCGGCAGCGCCGGGTAGAGCTTCTGCTCGCGGTAGTGGAAGAGGATCTGCAGCACCAGCGCCACCGGCACCAGGTAGCAGGCGAGCTCGCTCGGGCCGCCGCGGCCGGTATAGAAGTACCAGACCAGCCAGACGAGCTGGACCAGCGACAGCAGGTAGATGACGTTGGCGAGGGAGACGAAGCGCCTGAACGAAGGATTCATCCAGGCGCCCCGGCTAGCGCGTCACTTGGCCACTTGCCACTTGTCGTTCCAGGCCTTGTGCTCCTTGAGGAACCTGGCGAGCCCCGCATGCACCGGCACCTGCGGATTGGCGTTGATGCCCCCCACCTGCATGCCGACGAAGTCCTTCGCCATGGGGGCGAAGCCCGGGTCCGCCTTGGCAAGCGCGTCGCGGTTCTTGTAGAAGGCGCTCAGCATCTTGTAGACCACGTCCTCGGGCATGTCGGCGCGCATGTTGTACGCGAAGAGGATCGGCACGCCCTGGATCTGCTTCACGCCGACGTCCTTGGTGAAGGTGACCCAGCTTTCTTGTACAAAGTTGGCATTATAAGAAAGCATTGCTTATCAATTTGTTGCAACGAACAGGTCACTATCAGTCAAAATAAAATCATTATTTGAAGCTTGGCGTAATCATGGTCATAGCTGTTTCCTGTGTGAAATTGTTATCCGCTCACAATTCCACACAACATACGAGCCGGAAGCATAAAGTGTAAAGCCTGGGGTGCCTAATGAGTGAGCTAACTCACATTAATTGCGTTGCGCTCACTGCCCGCTTTCCAGTCGGGAAACCTGTCGTGCCAGCTGCATTAATGAATCGGCCAACGCGCGGGGAGAGGCGGTTTGCGTATTGGGCGCCCGGTCTTGCCTTGCTCGTCGGTGATGTACTTCACCAGCTCCGCGAAGTCGCTCTTCTTGATGGAGCGCATGGGGACGTGCTTGGCAATCACGCGCACCCCCCGGCCGTTTTAGCGGCTAAAAAAGTCATGGCTCTGCCCTCGGGCGGACCACGCCCATCATGACCTTGCCAAGCTCGTCCTGCTTCTCTTCGATCTTCGCCAGCAGGGCGAGGATCGTGGCATCACCGAACCGCGCCGTGCGCGGGTCGTCGGTGAGCCAGAGTTTCAGCAGGCCGCCCAGGCGGCCCAGGTCGCCATTGATGCGGGCCAGCTCGCGGACGTGCTCATAGTCCACGACGCCCGTGATTTTGTAGCCCTGGCCGACGGCCAGCAGGTAGGCCGACAGGCTCATGCCGGCCGCCGCCGCCTTTTCCTCAATCGCTCTTCGTTCGTCTGGAAGGCAGTACACCTTGATAGGTGGGCTGCCCTTCCTGGTTGGCTTGGTTTCATCAGCCATCCGCTTGCCCTCATCTGTTACGCCGGCGGTAGCCGGCCAGCCTCGCAGAGCAGGATTCCCGTTGAGCACCGCCAGGTGCGAATAAGGGACAGTGAAGAAGGAACACCCGCTCGCGGGTGGGCCTACTTCACCTATCCTGCCCGGCTGACGCCGTTGGATACACCAAGGAAAGTCTACACGAACCCTTTGGCAAAATCCTGTATATCGTGCGAAAAAGGATGGATATACCGAAAAAATCGCTATAATGACCCCGAAGCAGGGTTATGCAGCGGAAAAGCGCCACGCTTCCCGAAGGGAGAAAGGCGGACAGGTATCCGGTAAGCGGCAGGGT
>OBGD01000130.1_pt1 | contig 3987 bp, 1 predicted proteins | sample 1502321 | NCBI WGS metagenome assembly OBGD01 (sample SAMN02324088, study PRJEB22366) | soil metagenome | biome: mixedwood plains | place: Canada | collected 2009-09
AGAATCTGCTCCATGCGGGAGAGGAAAATCTCTTTTCGGGTCTGACGGCGCTTAGTGCTGAATTCACTATCGGCGAAGGTGAGTTGATGGCTCATGATGTCCCTCTGGGATGCGCTCCGGATGAATATGATGATCTCATATCAGGAACTTGTTCGCACCTTCCCAAGGGGAAAACGCACGACGTGCTGACCGGAAGTGATGACGGTCGCCACAGCAACACGTCTCTGGCGTGGGGAGCTGGCGTGCAGTTTAACCCGACCGAATCCGTGGCCATTGATATTGCTTATGAAGGCCCCGGCAGTGGCGACTGGCGCACTGACGGTTTCATCGTGGGTGTCGGTTATAAGTTCTGATTAGCCAGGTAACACAGTGTTATGACAGCCCGCCGGTTCAGGCGGGCTTTTTTGTGGGGTGAATATGGCAGTAAAGATTTCAGGTGTACTGAAAGACGGCACAGGAAAACCGGTACAGAACTGCACAATCCAGCTGAAAGCAAAACGTAACAGCACCACGGTGGTGGTGAACACGCTGGCCTCAGAAAATCCGGATGAAGCCGGGCGTTACAGCATGGACGTTGAGTACGGTCAGTACAGCGTTATTCTGTTGGTGGAAGGATTCCCGCCGTCACATGCCGGGACCATTACCGTGTATGAAGATTCTCAACCCGGTACGCTGAATGATTTTCTCGGTGCCATGACGGAGGATGATGCCCGTCCGGAGGCACTGCGCCGTTTTGAACTGATGGTGGAAGAGGTGGCGCGTAACGCGTCCGCGGTGGCACAGAACACGGCAGCCGCGAAGAAGTCAGCCAGTGATGCCAGCACATCAGCCCGTGAGGCGGCAACCCATGCGGCTGATGCTGCGGACTCAGCACGCGCAGCCAGCACGTCAGCCGGACAGGCCGCGTCGTCGGCTCAGTCAGCGTCTTCCAGCGCAGGAACGGCATCAACAAAGGCCACTGAAGCATCAAAAAGTGCTGCCGCTGCAGAGTCCTCAAAAAGCGCGGCGGCCACCAGTGCCGGTGCGGCGAAAACGTCAGAAACGAATGCTTCAGCGTCACTACAATCAGCAGCCACATCTGCATCCACCGCGACCACGAAGGCATCAGAAGCTGCGACCTCGGCCCGGGATGCGGCGGCCTCAAAAGAAGCGGCAAAATCATCAGAAACGAACGCATCATCAAGCGCCAGTAGTGCAGCTTCCTCGGCAACGGCGGCAGGAAATTCCGCGAAGGCGGCAAAAACGTCCGAGACGAACGCCAGGTCTTCTGAAACGGCAGCGGGACAGAGCGCCTCGGCTGCGGCAGGCTCAAAAACAGCGGCTGCGTCGTCTGCCAGTGCAGCGTCAACAAGTGCCGGGCAGGCCTCAGCCAGTGCCACCGCCGCCGGAAAATCGGCAGAAAGCGCCGCATCGTCTGCTTCAACAGCCACAACGAAGGCTGGCGAAGCCACTGAACAGGCCAGCGCAGCAGCGAGGTCTGCTTCCGCAGCGAAGACATCCGAAACGAACGCGAAAGCGTCGGAAACAAGCGCAGAATCCTCAAAAACGGCTGCCGCATCGTCAGCCAGTTCGGCGGCGTCATCGGCATCATCGGCGTCTGCTTCAAAAGATGAGGCGACCAGACAAGCGTCAGCAGCGAAGAGCAGCGCCACGACGGCATCCACGAAGGCGACAGAGGTTGCTGGCAGTGCGACGGCGGCAGCTCAGAGCAAAAGTACGGCGGAATCCGCGGCAACGCGCGCCGAGACAGCAGCTAAACGGGCAGAGGATATTGCATCCGCCGTGGCGCTTGAGGATGCAAGTACGACGAAAAAGGGGATAGTACAGCTCAGCAGTGCGACCAACAGTACGTCTGAAACGCTGGCGGCAACGCCAAAGGCAGTAAAATCAGCCTATGACAATGCAGAGAAACGTCTGCAGAAAGACCAGAACGGCGCTGATATACCCGATAAGGGATGCTTCCTGAACAACATTAACGCGGTCAGTAAAACAGACTTTGCTGATAAGCGTGGTATGCGTTATGTGCGGGTTAACGCTCCTGCAGGTGCAACATCTGGAAAATATTACCCTGTTGTTGTTATGCGTTCTGCTGGCTCAGTAAGCGAACTGGCATCAAGAGTCATTATCACCACGGCAACGCGAACCGCAGGCGATCCGATGAATAACTGCGAGTTTAACGGATTTGTTATGCCTGGTGGCTGGACTGACAGGGGGCGTTATGCTTATGGCATGTTCTGGCAATATCAAAACAATGAACGAGCCATTCACTCAATAATGATGAGTAATAAGGGCGATGATTTGCGCTCTGTGTTCTATGTTGATGGCGCTGCTTTCCCTGTTTTTGCGTTTATTGAAGATGGCCTGTCAATATCCGCACCTGGTGCTGATCTCGTTGTTAATGATACGACCTATAAGTTTGGGGCAACAAATCCGGCGACTGAATGTATCGCGGCGGACGTTATCCTTGATTTTAAGAGTGGGCGTGGTTTTTATGAGTCTCATTCGTTAATCGTTAACGATAACTTGTCGTGCAAAAAACTTTTTGCCACAGACGAAATTGTAGCGCGTGGTGGTAATCAGATTCGAATGATAGGTGGGGAGTATGGTGCATTATGGCGTAATGATGGCGCTAAAACTTACCTGCTGCTTACCAATCAAGGTGATGTTTATGGTGGCTGGAATACATTAAGACCGTTTGCTATTGATAACGCAACCGGCGAACTGGTTATTGGAACCAAACTGTCCGCAAGTCTGAACGGTAATGCATTAACAGCAACAAAGCTGCAAACGCCAAGACGGGTTTCTGGTGTTGAGTTTGATGGTTCCAAAGATATTACTTTAACCGCCGCGCATGTGGCTGCTTTTGCCAGAAGGGCAACGGATACATATGCCGATGCGGATGGTGGCGTTCCATGGAATGCCGAATCTGGCGCTTACAATGTCACCCGCTCTGGCGACAGCTATATTCTGGTTAACTTCTATACCGGAGTCGGAAGTTGCCGGACCCTGCAGATGAAGGCGCATTACAGAAATGGTGGTCTGTTCTACCGTTCTTCAAGAGACGGTTATGGTTTTGAGGAAGACTGGGCAGAAGTTTATACCTCGAAAAATCTTCCACCAGAAAGCTACCCAGTCGGCGCACCAATCCCGTGGCCATCAGATACCGTTCCGTCTGGTTATGCCCTGATGCAGGGGCAGACTTTTGACAAATCTGCATACCCGAAACTTGCAGTTGCTTATCCGTCAGGCGTGATCCCTGATATGCGTGGCTGGACGATTAAGGGCAAGCCCGCCAGTGGTCGGGCCGTATTATCTCAGGAACAGGACGGCATTAAATCGCATACCCACAGCGCCAGCGCATCCAGTACAGATTTGGGGACGAAAACCACATCGTCGTTTGATTACGGCACTAAATCCACGAATAACACCGGGGCACATACACACAGTGTGAGCGGCTCTACAAACTCGGCTGGAGCACACACACACTCACTAGCCAACGTGAACACGGCTAGTGCTAACTCCGGTGCTGGTAGTGCATCAACAAGATTGTCTGTTGTGCATAATCAAAACTATGCAACATCATCTGCTGGCGCACATACCCACTCACTGTCCGGCACTGCTGCAAGCGCAGGTGCACACGCGCATACTGTCGGTATTGGTGCTCATACGCACTCCGTTGCGATTGGTTCACATGGACACACCATCACCGTTAACGCTGCTGGTAACGCGGAAAACACCGTCAAAAACATCGCATTTAACTATATTGTGAGGCTTGCATAATGGCATTCAGAATGAGTGAACAACCACGGACCATAAAAATTTATAATCTGCTGGCCGGAACTAATGAATTTATTGGTGAAGGTGATGCATATATTCCGCCTCATACAGGTCTGCCAGCAAACAGTACCGATATTGCACCGCCAGATATTCCGGCTGGCTTCGTGGCTGTTTTCAACAGTGATGAGTCATCGTGGCATCTCGTTGAAG